>Ga0155714_127_pt1 | contig 6297 bp, 11 predicted proteins | sample RifCSPlowO2_01_FD_107371 | JGI IMG/M metagenome (GOLD analysis project Ga0155714, IMG submission 107371) | Candidatus Levybacteria bacterium RIFCSPLOWO2_01_FULL_36_54 | reverse complement strand
CTCCAGGCTAAACCTGCCTGCCGACAGGCAGGTGAGACAAATGACATTATAAAAAGGGATGCTACTTTTTGCTACAATTAAATGGTGAATGATAAGTGGAAAATTGAATTCTATAAAACTGCAAACGATAAATCTTCCGTTGATGAATTTGTTGATAAATTAGATGTTAAAGTTCAAAATAAAATTGTTGAGGTTTTAGGTTTACTTACTGAATTTGGAATTAAACTAGGAATGCCTCATTCAAAAAAAGTAACCGGGACCCCTTTGTGGGAACTACGAATTTTAGGGAGCGACAATATTAGAATTTTTTATATCACTCAAACCGGGAAGACTTTTATTATTTTGCACGCCTTTCAGAAGAAGAAACAAAAAACCGATAAAAAGGAAATAAAAATAGCCCTAGATAGACTTTTGGATCTTAAATCACGGAATCAAAATTAACTATTGTAATATTACAATTTTGTGATATTATAGATGTATGGATGACTTTGATAAACTCAAAAAAAGACTAATGAAAAATCCCGCATTTCGAAAAGAACACGAAGCAACACGGGTGGAATTTGAAATCGCACGGGCGATAATTCGCGCACGAATAGAAAGAGGACTTACTCAAAAACAACTTGCGGAGAAGCTTAAAACCCGTCAGTCTGTTATTTCGAGAGTTGAAAGCATGAATACAACACCATCGCTCTCATTTCTTAAAAGACTAGCAGCCGTTTTGAACGTTTCCCTTCAGGTTAAATTTTCCTAATCTCATCTGCTAAGCATACCGGTTAAGACCCGTTTAGTCGTATAGTCCTATTTCTATGATAGAGGTTGGTTCGAACCAATTTATTCTTTTCTTAAGCTAAGCAATTTACCAGCCTTAAATTGAATAACTAAGAAAGTAAGCAAATTAATAATCAAGAAATATGTCGGGAAGGCTGAGTTGGCAAAATTAAAAGTTTTAAGAGTGAGTAATACAAATAAACCGTTTATTGCTACAGCAACCCAAGGCCAACCACTCTCAGATTCAGGGTTGCTCCAAGATTTTTTTAGGGTTGGAATATATGCTAATCCATCTGCCAATATACTAAAGAATATCGCCAAATTTCCTACGCTTGTGATTTGCCAAAGCAATAAACCAATAAGCGAGAGTCCACCATAACTTAAATCAAACTTAGTTATTTTCCAGTAAGCTTTTCTATTTACAAAAGTTCCAATAAAAATAATTATTGGGAAGAGTCCAACGCTTAATGTCATTAATGATTGTATTCCAACTCCTTGGCTAATTTGAGCAAAAAATGCCACAATCGGAGCAATAGACCACAAAGCAAAGCTAACCTTATTTGGCTGAATTTTGCCTTTAATGGTATCGATGAAATAACTCAAAAGACCTATTGCATTAATTACAATTCCGACAAAAACAAAATTTTCATTCAGCATATTACAAATTATAACAGAACCTCCTGAAGCAATGGATTACGAGGGTGTGGTACGAATGATTTGGGGGAATTATAGCTTTTTAAGTAATTCTGAATCTCCCGCAATTAGCGCTTCTTTCTTAGCCCTAGTCCAACCTTTGAGCTGTTTTTCTCTGTGTATTGCTTTAAGTCTTGTCGGATATTCCTCTTTGTAAACAAGCTTAAACTCTTTTCCATCTTTAATAAACTTAGCTGCTTTTGATGATTTTGTAATTTGTTGAACCTCTCTAGATAAAAGGTCGTTAGTTTGGCCTATGTAAAGGTCATTAGTCGAACTCCGGAGAATATAAACGTAAAACATTTTTCCTTCGACTCCTTCACAGTTCGACTCCGCTCACTGTTGTAAGTCGCTCAGGATGATTCTCCTCTTGGCTATAGCTGTGAGCGAGCGGAGCGAGTCGAATCAGCTGGCCGTTTATCGAAAATGTCGAACTTCAATGTGTTAGCTCGGCCTTCGGCCTCGCTTGCTCCAGCGCGGCGCCCCCACCCGCCGCGCCTCCGCTATTTTTTGCGCGCGCGATTTTCTCGCCCTTCGGGCGAGTAAGGAGTTTATTTTAGTTTTCCTTGCCCCACCCACCCGTGCGCGGAAAATTTTTCTCCCCAATTTTACAGAATTTTTCTAGTAGATAGATTGTTGGAAAAAAAGACTTGGCCGGAAAGTAATCTGGGCCAGTCTATTTTTATGGATTCTAAAATTTATAGTATCCTGCGTGCCGTTATAATCTGATTCCCAGTTTTTAGTAATATTGTCTAAAAAATATCTATTCTTGTTAGGATTTTTAAATGCCTCGTTTAGTTCCCTCAAGTGTCTATCTTTTATCTTATTCCTCACGTAGTCTCTTTCCAGCGTCAATACTGCACTGATGTATGGAAATTGCGCCAGTAATTGCTCAAAATTTACTTGATCTGGAAAGAAAACAAAATCAAAACAAAGAACTACTACGAATGGCTTGCCTTTTTTGCTTACATTAAAGCTGCTTAAATTTGAATCGTTATATTGGGTCAACGCATCTTTTAAAGCTTCTTCAATTTTACGAACAAAGCCATCATGATCATAGTCATATTCATATTTTTTTTGTTGATTAGTCGCACCATCAATGTTGTCGATGCTTATTGCATTAGAAAAATTTAGATCTCTACTATTTATATATCCTTTTATATCCATATCAAATCCTGCACTATTGATAGACTTAATTTCGCAGAAGAAACCTTCATTTTTTTCTCCTCTTTTATAGACATAACAATCTATACACCTTCCCTTTTTACCATCGCCTTTATCAAGTTTGCAATAATTTAATCCTTCTTTTTTAAAACGACCATAAATTTTATTTTCCCAATATTTTCCAGCGTCATCAATATTGTCGTTTTTGTAAGGTTTTGTGTGATTAAGTTGTATTTTTCGTTTAGCTAACATTTTATTAAAAATAAGTTTTGCAATTTCCCCTCTGTTTTAAAATACCAGATTTATTTAGCTTGCACCATGTATTGCACAGGAAGAATTTCATTCATCTCTAAAACCTCAGGGCTTGAATATATCTCAATTTGAGGAACATCATTAGATACTAGAATTCGATAAAGAAAATAGTCTTCATTGTGGTCATTAAGGAATCCTAACTCATTCCTTGAAAGGTAGAAGGGAGATTTCAGTGATGTTGTTGTGCTTTTTACTTCAATAAATTTTTCTCTCCCATCTTCAAAAAATGACAAAATATCATATCCTAGCCCGTCTCCGTCTACGACAGAAACATGGCGGACTTTATCTGCTAAGTCCGATCTATCAATGGACTCAAGATAATCTTGTTGTATTGCAACCGCAATCTCCTCTCCTTTTAATCCAGTTATTTTTCGTTTTTTATTTATTTCCTCCCAATTATCAATCTTTCGTGCTGTTCTATAAAGTTTTTCAGGAGCGACTACCTCTCTTTGCTCTTGTTCTTGTGGTTTGGAAAAAGTTCTAACAAAGTTACGAACAGAGTTAAGGCTCTCGCTCTTCTTTGATGATTGGAAATTATGATTAATAGTTCGTTCTTCTAGATAGTTTTTATATTTTCGTAAATCCCAATAAGAAGTATTATTTGTTATAAAAATAGAGTTCATTGTCGATAATTCTTCGATCATGGAAGAAAACTCAGAGAGAGCTTCCTCGAATTGTTGACTTCCCGACCTCTTTTTATAAAGATTAGTTTCAAAGAAATCTCTAAGCTGAGCCTGATAGTAATCACTAGCTGCTTTTTCAAAGGGTTGTACTTTCTGAGATGTAGCTCTTTTAAGTTCTTCTATTTCCTCCAGAGTTTTGTTAATTAATCCCTTAATTTTACTGAGCTTACCAAAGCTAATTATGTTGGCTATAAATTCAAAAATATAAACTATGAAAAGTAGACCAGAGTAAAATACAATAAGATACCAGATAGCATCCCAATCCTTAGTGCCAAACAATAAATATGGTAAAAAGGCTAACTTGGGAAATATATACCAAGACAGAGATAAAGTGCTTACAAGGGTTAAAGCATAAACTATAATTACCCATAGTGACTTCTGAGTCTTTTCAAGATTGCGAACTTTTTCTTCAAGCCTAGCATTCTTTTCTCTATAGTCTTTATAAATTGATGCGTCAAGATTATATTCTTCTAGCGTTGGTTCTTGGAGTCTTATTTGTGTCATATTATTTTATTAAATCCTCTATTGAAACGCTCAGTGCTTTAGCAACCTTTCTCAAGGTATCAAGAGTTGGGTTTATATTCTCGCCTTGCTCAATTTTAATAATTGTGTTGTTGGCAACATCGGCAAGTTTTGCAAGCCTATCTTGCGAAAGGCCATTTTTCTCTCTTAATTTCTTTAGGTTTTTTGCTAGTGGATAATCTTGTTTTGACATAAACTATTTATAGTAGTACTATTATGTTGCACTATACTCAAAGATTTAGTACCATTAAGATAATACTACAAAATATGTTTTCGGTCAAAGTTCTTTAAAATTTTTTGCGTTTTTTTCTTTTAGTTGCTTTCAGCGACTTTTACGAGCCGACAGTTTCGGAGGCGCGGCGGGTGGGCACTTCGGCGAACTTAGGGTAAAGGCGCGGCAAGCGCTACCTCCCAACGGCTTTCTTCTCTTTACTGGCTGTAGGTGCCGGTCTAGAACCTTCTTATCCTTATAACTTTACTCCCAAATCTTTACTCTTAGGTATGCTAGAAAAGCATGTCATTACATCGAAATTGGGGTTGGATAATCGGAGCATTTCAAAAGTTTCTCTTTTAACAAGCTCGAACATGCTATTCTTCTGATACCTTTTCTTAAAATTTTCGTAGTCAGTGTTAAAATCGGCATCTCCTCTTTGGGTAAAATGGGCATCAGGTTTTCGAATCTTTACCAACCTTAACGGTCCCGAACTCGTATCTATAGGATGGTCTAACAAATATGTAAAACCGCTCTTGGTATCCTCAACAATTTTTCCTATAGAAGTTATTGAATCCGTAAAATTTCTGTGCTCTTTCTCATTCTGGCAAAATATACATACGAATTCTATAGGAGTCTTTTCCTCACTCGTGTATTTATCTTTTAACTCAGCGCTACGATTTACAACGTATTGGATTATTTTGATTAAGTTATCCATCGAGCTCTAAATCTTGGTCTCAATCCAACTTCAGGATCGTTTGGACTTTTTTCTCTTTAATATTTCGGAATATCCTTCTGGGGTAATTCCCAGCAATCTTAAGTTATTTCGTATAACAAAAACAGGTATTGTTCCGTGAGCAGGAATAACAATAGGGCGTTTCAAACCTTCACGGTTATATATTTTATGACCTCCAGTTTGACGTTTATATGTACAGCCCACAAATAAAAGAAACTTCTCAAATTCTTTCCAAGAAGTAGGAGTTAGCGCAGGCATAGGTTAATTTAGAACGGGAATGGAGAAGTTTTGAACACTGTTTTCTATAACTACGGGTGGTACAAAGTTATTATTTTGTTTTTCCCATCCGAGATCTTTGAGTACATCATTCAGCGTCCCCATCTCCATAAGTTCTTGAAAAAAAATATTAACAGCTTCTCCAAAGTTTTTTTGTGCTTCCTGAAATGTAGATCCTGCAGTAGATAAATCCAATGCTGGAGTATAGGCAACAAAACTATCGCCTTCACGAAGAATAGAGACAGGTAAAGCAAAATTCATAGCAACTTTATCCATATTGAGTTTATTATACCATAGAAGTAGAAACTTTATGTACGTTGAGGGTGTGGTACGAATGTTTTGGGAAGAATTTCAAGTTTGGCAAGTCACTATAATTTCTTAAGTGATTTTAAATCGCCTGCAATTAGCGCTTCTTTCTTAGCCCTAGTCCATCCTTTAAGTTGTTTTTCGCGACGCATTGCGTCAAGTCTTGTGGAATATCCCTCTTTGTAAACGAGTTTGAAATCTTTTCCGTCTTTAACATATTTTGCGGATTTTGAGGATTTTGTAATTTGTTGATGTTCTCGAACATCTAGTTTATTGGTTTGGCCAATATAAAGACGATTTTTAGAATCTTTAAGGAAGTAGATGTAGAAGGGCATATTTTTTGTTCCTTCGACTCGGTCAATAAATTGACCTCGCTCAGGACATTCTCCTCACTTCTTTAGGCGGCTATAGCCATGAGCGAACTACAGTGGTGAGCGCAGTCGAACCACGAAGTGAGTCGAATGGCTGCCGATCAGGGATTCGAACCCCAATAAACGGATCCAGAATCCGTTGTCCTACCGTTAGACGAATCGGCAATAAGTATTTATATTTTACTAAATCACGAGGCTAAACACCAGTCGAAAATGAGTAAGGAAGATGTTGAGCATTCTAATGTTCGCTTTTAA
>Ga0155714_110_pt1 | contig 17498 bp, 19 predicted proteins | sample RifCSPlowO2_01_FD_107371 | JGI IMG/M metagenome (GOLD analysis project Ga0155714, IMG submission 107371) | Candidatus Levybacteria bacterium RIFCSPLOWO2_01_FULL_36_54 | reverse complement strand
TTTCTCAAAATCCTCAACGTCTACAAATCTTCTAAAAACGCTCGAAAATCTAATATATGCTACTTTATCTATCTTCTTAAGTCTTTGAGCAACCATCTGTCCTATTTTCTTGCTATCTACTTCTACTGAATCTGCTCCTCTTAACTCTCTTTCTACTTCTACTACTATTCTTTCTATGTCCTCCATCGAAACCTTTGTTTTTTCGCAAGATCTTATTATTCCTCTTTTTAATTTATCTCTGTCAAACTGCTCTCTTCTACCGTCCTTTTTAATAACTACCAGATTTATATTTTCGACTCTCTCGTAGGTTGTAAACCTTTTTTCGCACTTTAAGCATTCTCTTCTTCTTCTAATAGTTTCTAAGTCTTCGCTGTCTCTTGTTTCTACAACTTCTATTTCGGATGATCCGCAGTAAGGACATTTCATAAAATCTTGGCTTAAAGACTGCTTAAAACGGATCGCCGAATTAAATAGATTATCAACGATCGCAACACTACTTATAGTGCCAAGAAGGATAGTATTACACTATATCTGGCGTGTCAACTAGAAATTTTTGTATCAAAGGCAATCATCGTTTTTTTTAGCCTCGGTTTTAGACATTTTGCTAAAACACCAAAAAAATAGAGTAAAAAACTTAGACCATTCTTAAAACATATTGAAGTTTCTAAATTAAAATTTGTTCGTTTGAGGAAATTTAGATTGTATTTAGAGGCTTAATTATTTCAACTTTTTTTCGAACTCTTCCATTCTTTTATCGTCCAACAGAAGCCTATGCTTAATATCTCCACTACTTTTATTTATTAAACTTTTTATAGTCTCTCTGTGTTTTAAAGATGCCAAATGAAATCTTTGAGAAGTACCTGCTGTAATAATCCCCTGTTTCTTTGCTCTTTCTATTTGTGCAATTCCTTTTTCAAAATAATTTTCGCCTTTTGATATAGTAGTTTCTGCGAGTGCATATTTTTTTTCTCCCTTGTTGAAAAGCGAAACGCCTTCGTTTAAACGCTTATCCGCCTGGAGTAACTCAAAGTTTGCTTTTTTAATTGGGTCAGAAATTAAGACTTCTACAATCCTGTCCCTTACTGCTTTTAAAACATAAAGAGGGTTATCCGGCAGAAGTCCCGGATAAGGAAGGGTGTAATCGATAGTTTTGTTAGAAGAAGGAGTAGGCATTGTATCTTCCTTTGAAAAATCTTTCGCAAAAGAAATTGCAACGGATGAGAAAAATATAAAAAAGATTACTAATGTGAACAAGAGTTTTTTCATTTTATTTTGCCGCAATTATATTCAGCCAATCGCTCTCCAATGATTTAAATGGTTTTCTAAATAGAAAATCCCAGTGTTTTCCGTCAAATGATCCGCCATAAAAAGACATTTTGGAAAAACCGTTTTTCCTTAGAACTTTTCCAACACTCTCTTTATTATTATACGCCATTAGACTGTTTCTCACACCGGATGATTTCCATCTCTTGCCTCCATCCGATACAAGAATTGCAAAAGTTTTAAGAATAGTCCTGTATCTCTCAATCGGAAGATCATAAAACTCTAAAAATGCATACTCTTTGTTTGGTTCTCCCGAAAGCTTGGCAAAATTAAAACTTAAAAGCCTATTTTTTACTTTAATTACTTTATCAAAATTGGTTACCTGAAGAATCAATACTCCATGTTCTGAAAGATGCTTTGCTGTCTGCTTTATAAGCTTTTGACACTTATGGGGATTATGAGACAAGGTATTCCCTAAAATTAGAGCTGCATCGAATGGTTCTGTGAACTTAGATTGTATATCTTCAAAACTTCCTCGATAAAATTCAAGTCTCCCCAATGCTTCTTTTGAAAGAACTTGTTTTCTTTTATTTGCTTCTCTAATCATACCATGGCTTCGATCTGTTCCAACAGCATTAAAGCCTCTTCTTGCAAGATCTATTGTGTGATCTCCTGTTCCGCATCCTATATCAAGTATTGTTTTTACCTTATGCTGGGTAAATACCTTAAGAAGATCCGGAATCTCATGGGAAAGTCTGTCCTCTGTATCAACCGCTTGATAATAGGTTTTAGAAAGCCAGTCGTTATAATCCTCATTTTCTGTAAACAATAGTCTATCTCCTACAAGTGCTCTGAAGATATCTCCTTTTGAAATTATTCCAATGAGATTTCCACTTTTATCAACGACAGGAAGTCTTCCGACTTTTTCTATAAACATTAAAGACTGGGCTCGCAAAAGCGGCGTATCCGGAGTTACTCTGGTAATATTTGTGCTCATTATTTTATCTGCGGTCATTTCAAAGACATCCTGAACTTTTTTCTCCATTCCCTCAAAATCGCCTTCCCTGAAGGGATCTTGCGCATATTCATCAAGGGATGGATAAAACTGGCTTAGGATGTCCCTTTCTGTAATAAAACCGATTACTTTTCTTGCCTTGCAGACCGGAACTCCGTTTATACCACGACCGAAAATAAGAAGAGACACGGCTTTTACTTTGGTGTCGGATGAAACATGGTCGACATGACGCGACATTGCATCAGCTACTTTCATAAATACGCCTTAAATTTAGCACGAAATGCCTCAAATAGCAAGTAAGGTTAAGTTTCTGTCAGAAAATTGAATTTGCTAAAGGGATCGATTATACTTCTTTAAATGATTTCGAATTATTCTGACCTAATTTTTGCAATTCTTTCACCTTTTTTCTCAAGCGTTGCAACAGTTTTTAAATCAGGTGCAGTAAAAACTCTTTCTCCCCTTACTGTTGTGGTGGTTGGGGGATTTCTGGGCTCACTCTTCCTCTTTTTACTTGCAAGGGTTTTCAAAGAAAAAGTTACAATTCATAAAATTAGACTCCATTTTAGAAGTCTCTCTGCATTAGTTCTACTTAGAACAATCCTTGGTGAACTTTTCTTTACATATGGACTAAGTCAAACAGAAGTTATAAAAGCAATATTCTTTACAAAGATAGAGCCTTATTTTGTTCTTCTCATTGGCGTACTTTTTTTAAGAGAAAAGATAAAATTATACCAGATATTTTTACTCACCATTCACTTAACAGGAGCAATTCTACTATCAACTGGTGGAAATATAGGACACGTAAGCAGTGCTCAAGTTGGAGATCTATTTATAATTATTGCTATGGCTCTTTTTGCTTCCTCCTATAATTACGGCAAGAGACTTGCCCATAGCATCGGGTCTATAACTTCTAACGCGGTAGCATTGGGAGTAGGAAGCCTTATACTTCTTCCATTTATGGTTTTCTTTTCTCCGCCAAAGCTGTCTTGGAATATTGGCTGGGCTTATTTACTGATTTATGTAATTCTTTTTAATGTAGTTGCCCTAACTCTCTGGTTTGCGTCTTTAAGAAGTGTCCGTGATTGGATAGTATCAGCTCTTCGTTATATTGGGCCTGTGTTGGGTGCTCCTGTGGCATATTTCCTTTTTAGAGAAACGCTAAGCACTATGCAAATTTTTGGCGCGGTCATAATTATTATGACATCTTTTCTAATCGCCAGAGAACATTTAATGTCCCGACGATCTTAACTAATTCATTAGGCCTAGTCCATCTTTTAATTTTCCGAAAGATCTTTTTTTGTTTATTTTTCTGGACTTTAAAATTTCATAAAAGATTTTTTTTAACAGAGGCTCCTTTAAATAAAGTTCTGTATTGACAAAAAATTCTTCTAAATTTTTCCCCTGCTCTTCTTCGTATTCAAGCGCCTGTAAAGCCATTTCGAGTCTTTCTAATTGCCAAAATACTTTAGCATCAGAAGTATCTCTATTTACCATCTCTCTATATACAGAAAGATATTGCTTGTTATTTCCGACTTTACCAAAAATTTTCTTTATTTCTTCTCCCCCCATTTTTTCCATTTCATCTTGTTTTTTTATATCTATGTACTCTCCGCGTGCTGTAACCATATCCCCTGTCGCAAGTTCTCCAAGATTAACTAAAAGAGCCATTTTCATTAGTTTTTCTTTATTCACTCCAAGTTTATCCGCTAAGACCATGGCGAGGACTCCGACTCTGAATGAATGTTCGGCAATGCTTTCCGGGTTTTTTACACCTTCTCTAACCCATCCAGTTCGGGGCAGTCTCTTAGATTTTCCTACGGTCTTAAAGAAATCTAAATATTTATTTTTCATGAGCCTTACGCAAGCGCCTTTACTTTATCATTTAACTTGACAAATATCAAGAGCATGACCTTTATATTAATAGACTAATTTCAAAAGGGAGTTGAAGACAAAATGTAGGAATCTTATTTATTTGCCTGTAGATATTCCTGTAAGGCTTCTATATATTTTTCTGTATCCTCTCTTGTACCAAGACTAACTCTTACAGTTCCAGGCGGATCAGATCTTGGCCTAATAAGTATCCTCTGGCCTTCCTTTTGCCTTAAAAAATCGTAAAGTCCTGGCTCTTCTAATAGGTGGAATCCGGCACTGCTTGGGAAAAACTTGATTCCGTTTTTTCGATAAAAATCTTCAAGCATTGGTTTTGAAACCTTCATAACTTCATCAACATATTTTTTTATGTCGTCCCGAACCGTTTGGTGTCTTAAAGCTTTCATGGCGGCACTAGCTGGCATATTGACATCATAAGGACCCCTGATTTTTTTGAGTTCTTCTATGTTTTGTTTTTGAGAGGCAACCAATCCGGCACGAAGAGAAGGAACTCCTAGGGTTTTTGCAAAGCTTCTAATCACAAACAGATTGGAGTAGTTGGCTAGTAGATCTATAGCTGTTAATTCTGGTGCAAACTCGTGATATGCTTCGTCAACTAAAACACCTGAATTAACCTCGGATGCTCTTTCAATTATCAACTTTATTTGTTCTTTTGGAACAGGAGTTCCTGTAGGATTATTAGGGTTACAGATCACAACGAGTTTTACTTCAGGTTTAATATCCTGCATGACCTCATCAAATGGAAACTCTAGGTTAGAACCTCTATAACGGGGTGAAACAATACTTGCTCCCTGAATGCGAGCCGCTTGCTCAAGCATTGCAAAAGTGGGCCTTGGGATAATAACAGTATCTCCATCTTTAGCTAGCGCACGAGTAACAATATCAATTGCCTGGTCTCCCCCGACCGTCGGAATTACTTCCTGGGGGCCAACCCCTACGTAATCTGCGATTACTTCATTTAAATCTCCATACTCAGGATAGAGCTGAAGATTGCCTTTGTTTATATACTTACTTATTTCTTCTAGTACTAAGGGGTGGGGTGGAATAGTCCTTTCGTTGAAATCCAAAAGCAGATAATCTCTCCCCGTTCTTCTTTCAATAGGCGCAACATATGGGCGCATATTCAAAATTGGTTTTCTGAAGAGTTTTGAGTGGGACAATATCTTCTGCATGGAATTTTGAAATTTGACAATCTCAATGTTAACATAAAAAACTAATTTTTACCAAGATAAAATCAAGATTGACTAGAATGGAAAAAAGGTATATACTGTACCGACTAAAAAAAGGCGCCCCGTTAAATACGAGAGCGACGACTAAAATATATGTCAGGTCCAGAAGTATTACAACCATACAACGGAGGAAATGAGAGTAGAGCAAGGGAGTTTGAGCCAGGGCTTTTTAATAATACAATTATAGCTTTAGACGTAGATGGTGTTTTAGTTAAACCGGTGGCCTATAGACAGGTAGTTCGTTCAACAATTTCTTTCTTTGCCGAACAAACAGGTGTTAATCCGGAAGAATTTTCGATTGACGACAGAAATAAAACTCCCGGCCGCAGCATGACCCATTTTGAAGCAGAAGGAATACATGACCCCTGGGATGTTTCAGCCATTATAGTCGCTCTGATGAAATTAAAAAAAGCAGGTGTAAATGTTTCAAACGCACAGGCATTGGAAGCTTTTAAAATAAATTCTGGTCCGCAAAGTCATCCACCGGAAGTAATTCTGGAATGGATTATCAAGACATTTCCACAGGTAACAGTCAAGGACATGCAAGGCATCAGAACGACCTTATCTAAAACCCGTGATCAATTTAAAAATGAAGTTACAGGTATTTTTCAAGAATATGTATTAGGTAAAAATACTTTTGAGGAAACTTACGGAAGGCCAAGCCGGACAGGAGCCGAAGAGTCCTTAATTACAACAAAAGACCAAGTACTGCTTGAAGACAACGGAAGAAAAGAAGTTGAAGGAATCTCAAGCTTGGGTGGCAGAGTTGTTATTTACACCGGAAGGCCGGGTCTTCCTCCTCCCGATGCTCCGAGAAAAAAGGCCGATGGATATGCGCCTGAAGCAGAACTTGCTGTTGCGAAAAGCCGTATTAATGCTATCGGCATTGTAAGCATGGGGTCAATGGAATGGCTGGCAAGAGAAATAAACAGGCTGGCAAGATTTACGGGAGAAAAATTGAGGATCTCGACAGAAGACTTGACCAAGCCAAATCCCACACAAGCCATGGCCACTATTCTTTCTGCTCTTCGTGGAAAAACAGATATGCAAGTATTAATTGATGCATATAAATGGGCGCGGGCCAACGAGACGCCTGCTGAGATTAGGCCTTTTATCGGAAGGCGACCTAAATTGAAACTTGTGGTGATTGAAGACGCTCCTTCAGGAGTAAGAGCCTTTATAAATGCGCGAGACATACTAAAAGAGGAAGGCGTTAACGTAGGTCTTACTGCAATTGGCGTTCACGGCGGAAGTTTTGAAAAATGGAAAGCATTCCAACGATTGCGTCCTGAGGTAGATGTTATTGATCCTAACTCGGACATAGCAGAAGGAATAATAAGATACTCATATCAGATTAGAGGAAAAAGTGAAACTGGAGATTTAGGTCAAAGGGCTGTTAGTTAGTTTCAAAAAAAGCAAGATATGAATAAAGAAGCACCAAGGGAAGAAACTTCCCCAGTTGGAATCCAAATTTATGAGCTTGGCAAAATGTCCCCTCTTGATAAAGCAATGATCATGCGGAGGGCGCATGAGGACATAGAAGGGGTAAAGCGAGAGGTTTTCCCCATTATTGCCGATATTAGAGCTCGGGGGGATGAAGCAATCCTTGAGTATCTTGAAAGATTTGACAATGTCAGGCTGACAAAAGAAGAGCTTGTGGTTTCAGAAAAAGATGTAAGAGAAGCTTATCAAAATACGGACCCATTAGTTTTAGAAGCAATAAGAAAACAAATTGCTCTTTCAAGAAAATTTCACCATGCCCAGGAATCGCAAATTCCCAGACAATGGGAAGTTGAAACAATTCCGGGAGTAAGACTCGGACAGAAAAAAACAGCGATTGATTCGGTAGGCTTGTATGTCCCCGGAGGTACTGCTCCTTATCCAACAGTGATGCAGATTTTGGCTGTTCCTGCAAAAATTGCCGGCGTAGAAAGAATTGTCGGAGTTACCCCTCCAAGGGGCAAAAACTATGAAGTTATTGTTGCGGCAGAAGAAGCAGGAGTTGATGAGTTGTACAGGGTTGGAGGAGTAGCCGCAATCGCCGCCCTTGCCTATGGAACAGAGACAATAAAACCTGTAGATAAAATTGTCGGACCGGGCAATAAGTATGTAACTGCCGCAAAATTATCAGTCTTTGGCGATGTCGGAATTGATATGCCTGCCGGCCCTTCTGAAGTCTTGATTCTCGCAGATGAAGAAGCAAATCCGGCATATTGTGCGGCAGATATGCTATCAGCAGCCGAACATGATCCGAATGCGGCCGGGGTTCTGGTGACCTGGAGCAAAAAACTTGCAGAGGAAACGCAAAAGGAAATTGCCCGGCAGCTTCCCTCCCTTTCACGACAACACATCATAAAACAATCTTTGTCAAAATACAGTGCAATTATTTTGGTACAAAACAAAGACGAAGCAATAGAGTTTGCAAACGAATACGCACCGGAACATTTAGAAATTATGACCGGGGACTGCGAAAGCTTGGTTGATGAAATTCGCAATGCAGGTTCTATCTTTTTGGGAGAATTCGGGTCAAAAGCTTTAGGCGATTATGCAACAGGCGCCAATCATGTTCTTCCAACAGGAGGGGGGGCAAAGATGTTTTCTCCAATTGGAGTTGAAACATTTATGAAGACATCTGAGGTTCAATATGTCACGGAAGAAGGACTTCGAACCCTTGCTGAGATTATGAAACCTATTGTTGAAGTGGAGAACCTGGATGCCCACTGGAATAGTGTTGCCCAAAGATTAGAGGAGAAGAATAACTAAATATGAAGGAGCAGGAAAAAAATTTAGGAATTGTTGTCAAGAATGCCTCTGGAAAAAAAGTATCTATTATCCGCACAACACGTGAGTCAAGGGTTCATGTCCTTGCAGAGGATGAATCAAGACGCCCTTATAAAATCCAAACGGGAAATAAATTTTTTAACCATATGCTCACAGGCCTTGCTTCAAGAGCCTGTTTAAATCTCGATGTTTCCTTTGAAGAAACAGACGCCGAAGCATTAGACCATGTAAGAACAGAGGACGTTGGTTTAACCTTGGGTCGGACAATCCGTGAAATGCTTGACGCTAGACAGGATAAGGGAGCAAACGGAAGAGGTCATTATGTGGTTGCGACAGACGAGGCATTGGTTGGCGCAACGATTGCTTTTGACGGCCGCGCCTATAACTTTTTTCATGGTGATATTCCCGGAATAAGACTTGAGCATGCCGAAGATATTTTAAGTACAAATTTAAAACAGTTCTTTGAAGGATTTTCCCAGGGCAGCGGATCTTCAATACATCTGCAATTTTTCTCAGGGGAAGACAGTCATCATACTTGGGAGGCGGCTTTTAAAGCATTTGGTGAGGCTTTACGGGAAGCACTTGAACCTTGTCCATACCGCGCAGTAACCACAATTGGCTTAAAGGGTACGGGAATGGAAGGAAAATTATAGAATATTAATTTTCTAAAGCTTTCCTTTTGTCGAGGGAATTTCTTTCTTTGCTCTGGGATCAATCTCGCATGCAATGCGCAGCGCCCGGGCTACTGCTTTAAATATCCCCTCAATTTTATGGTGCTCATTTCCTCCGTTCTCGACCTTTATGTGTAGATTAATCTTCGCATTTTGAGCAAAAGCGTCAAAGAAATGCGATACAAGCTCAGTGCTTAAATCACCAACTTTTTCTCGCAAAAAGGAGCAGTTAAACTGAAATGAGTAACGGCCTGAAAAATCTACGGCCGCAGTGGCTAGCGTCTCGTCCATGGGCAGGATAAAAAATCCGTAGCGCCTTATACCAATTTTGTCTCCTAGTGCTCTTGCAAAAGCTTCCCCAAGTACAATGCCTATATCTTCAACCGTATGGTGCTCATCTATATGCATATCTCCTTCTGCCTTAATGGATAAATCGAATAAGCCGTGCTTTGCAAAAAGATCAAGCATATGATTGAGGAAGCCTACCGGGGTTTCTATTTCTCTTTTTCCCGCACCGTCTATACTTAAAGAGAGAGATATTTTAGTTTCGGAGGTCTTCCTATTTATAGATACTTTACGTTTCATAAATTATCCTTTATAGCCCATTTTCTCAAGGGCGATCTTGAGGGTTTCTTCTTGATTGTGAGGATAGGTATTAATAACTAAGTCGTAATATTTTTTGTCCCAGTAGACCCAGCTCTCATCATTATTTGCATAAAGCCTTCGGAATTTTTTAAGATGCTCTTCTTCTCTTTGTTTTATTTCATTTTTTGCCTCTTCAACCGAAACTTTATCTCTGTTCACTATCCTATCCACCCTTATTTCAGTCTTATCATTTCCGTCCTCTCCTTCACAAATAACTAAAACTTTAAAAACTCCTTCGATTTCTCGGGCATCAAAGCCTGCAAGATGACTTTGAATAATTTGATGCTTTTTTTCTCTTAGATTTTTTTTGACCATCTCTTCGTATTGAAGGTCAAAGTGATCCGGCCGTGAATCAGATTTGTTAATATCAAATCCTTGTTCTTTCTCAAGCTGGCGAAATAATCCTCCCCCGTCAAGCATTTCCCAGCCAAGAACCTCTGATAATTTTTTTGCCAAAGTCGTTGCCCCCGATCCTATTCTCCCGGAGATTGTAATGTTTTTGATATTTGGCAAGTCAACCATAAAGATTAAAATTCTAAATCCAGAATTACAAATCCCAAATAAATTCCAATTTTCAAAATTCTAATATTAAAACGTTTTTGAATTTAGGTTATTTAAGTTTAAAGATTATTTAGGATTTGGTACTTTGTATTTGTGCTTTCCCAACGAGTAGTACTTCTTCAACTAACCTATTGCAATAACCATACTCATTATCGTACCAGGCAATTACTTTTAGCATATTTCCTCCCACAACCTGAGTTAAGGAAAGATCGATAATTGCAGAATGTGGATTTCCAACGATGTCGCTTGATACAATCGGGTCTTCGGTTACCTCAAGAATTCCTTGATATTCTGTTTTTTGCGCTTCCCTTTTGAGTATTTCATTTACCTCATCTACTGTCGTGTTTCTTTTTAAAAGAAATGTGAAATCCGAAAGTGATCCGACCGCAACAGGCACTCTTATCGCAAACCCGCTGAAGATACCTGCTAGTTCCGGCAATGCTTGAGCAGCTGCAATTGTTGCGCCTGTTGAGGTCGGTATTATATTTTCTGCCGCAGCTCGGGCGCGTCTATAATCCTTATGTCCGCCGTCCTGAAGTCTTTGGTCCGAAGTATATCCGTGTATTGTTGTCATCATTGCCTTCTCTACTCCAAAATTATCTACGATTACTTTGGCAACCGGAGTAATGCAGTTTGTTGTGCAAGATGCATTATTGATCAATTTTTCTCCCTTGTAATCTTTTGCATTTACAGATAAAACATATGTCGGGATTTGCCCTTCCTTTGCAGGAGCTGATAAGACCACGAATTTTGCACCTGCATCAAGATGAGCTTTAAGTTTTTCCTCTTTGGTAAAATGCCCGGTTGACTCAATTACTACGTCGACATTTAAATCTCTCCATGGCAAAAGAGCAGGATCTTTTTGTGAGAAAACCGGAATTTCCTTTTCGTCAACTATCAATGAGCCAATGTAGTCTTTATATTTACTATTTGATATTTGATATTTTATATCTCTTGAAAGATGACCGTATGCCGTGTCATATTTCAAGAGAAGCATCCATCCTTTTATGTCTGTGGAGGATCCGGCGTTTATCGCAACTATATCGATTTCCTGTGAATGTTTTTCTAAAATTACTCTATGAGCAACTCTTCCAATTCTCCCATATCCATTTATCGCAACGCAAATCATAGGTTTAGTATAGATTAGAAAAAAAGTTACGGCAAGAGGAAAAATACAATCCGGGACTATACAGCCGAGAAGAATTTTTGTTTAAGTTCTTTGGGCAAAGCTTTTGATTGATCTCTCAAAAAATTGGATGCATCTAAAATTTCTAAATATACAGGTTCGTTATTTTGTGTAAAATGCACAATAATATCGCCTTCCTGTTCGGCGTGATCAAAATTTTTATGAGAAAGCCAAATATTCAAAACATCGTCCTCTTTTTCGTACATAAATTTTGGATATTTTTTAGTTTTTAGTTTTTTTAATTTCATAGTATCTTCCCTTCTTTGCAGGATAAAATGTAATTACTTTTATTATATCATTAAGTGGGCGAAACATTGGAAGCAAAGAAGGTTTATTAAAAGAAAAAAAGCCACCCCAATAAAAGGAGCGGCTTTAGGTTTGTATTTAGTACTTTATCGCGGGAACCCGCACCGAAGTACTGACTGGGATTGTCAGGCAAAACCGCATAGACCCCCGGCTTACCGAGGAACGTGTTAAGGCAAGGGACGTTACCGTACTCAGTCCGGGAACCGGCAGAATCTCGTCCCCGAGTTTGAAAAAACTCCGAATGGTTAAGATAAAAATCCAAAGTCTCCGCATATGGCTCCCCAACTTCATCATCTGCAAATTTTTCTATCGCCTGATTTACGGTGTATGGAAGATAAAGAGTCCCGTCATGCGTAAAAACAATGTGTGGCTTATCTGGGATTTGTGTTTGATCTGAATCTTTAGCAAATCTTCCTAATTGTTTCTCAACCCACTGGGACATAGATATGCTTTATACCACAACTATAAGCTGTTGTCAATAGCTTGAGATGAATGTAAACTAAAACTACTGATGTTTATAAATAATTTTGAAGCTCTAGCTGTAACTCCCCAGAGAAAAATTGTTTTAAATCTTATAGAAACTGCTCTTTCTTCTATTCAATCTGAAAATGTTATCGGTAAAAGCATAACTGTCTCAGACAATACTTTGACTATAAAAGATAAAACTTTTGATCTTTCAAGTTTCAATCGAGTTTTTCTTATTGGATTTGGCAAAGGTTCTGCGAAAAACTCAAAGCTTATTGAGGAAAAACTTGGAGAAAAGTTAACAGAGGGTTATGTTATTGATACGAATCCGGAAGATTTTAAGAAAATAAAATTTACAAAAGGAACACATCCCCTGCCTTCTGAACAAAACCTAATTTTTACAAAATTTCTATTAAAAGATGAGCTAAGAGATCTCTCGGAAAAAGACTTATTTATTGTTGTCATAACAGGAGGAGGATCTGCGCTTTTTGAAAATCCATATAGAGTCACCCTTGATAAATTGATTTCAATAGAAGAGCAACTTCTTAAATCAGGCGCTGACATTTTCGAAATGAATACTGTCCGAAAACATCTATCTCTCTTAAAGGGCGGAGGACTCTTAAAATATTTATATCCTGCAAAAGTTATAAGTATAATCTCATCTGATGTTCCGGGAAATGATCTTTCTGTTATCTCTTCTGGTCCTACTGTAAGAGATAATACAACTGTTGAGGATGCACTTAATATTGTTGACAAATACCGCTTGAGGGATATTGCAAGGGATGACCTCACGCAAACCCCAAAAGAAGATAAATATTTCGAAAGAGTTTCAAATATTTTAATTTTGAGTAATGTCACGGCTCTTGAGACAATGAAGCAAAAAGCCCAAGAGCTAGGAATAACAGCAAGTATTTATTCTGATAAATTCCAGGGATTAGCAAGAACAGTTGGAAAGGAATTAATTGAGAGTACCATGTCGAACTCTATCCTTCTTGCGGGAGGTGAAACAACAGTAAGGGTTACGGGAAATGGAGAAGGCGGACGAAACCAGGAAGTTGTCCTTTCGGCACTTTTAAATATTGATGATAAAACCGTAATTTCCTCCTTTGACTCAGACGGCTGGGATAACTCCCCTTTTGCCGGAGCAATCGGAGATACTAAAACTTTGGAAAAAGCAAAAGAATTGGGTCTTAATCCTGCGGAATTTCTGAATTCAAACAACAGCTTAGCTTTCTTCCAAAAAGTCGGAGATGGAATCGAAACCGGCAGACTTCCCTCAAACGTATCGGATTTGATGATTGTTATGAAAGTATAATTTCTTGCAAATGCTTCTCTGTGAGTTGTAATATAGAATAGATGACTGAAGAACTTCACGAAGACAAACTCAAAGAGCTTGAACTTACAGCTGTTAAAACCCGCGAGCTTATTATCGAAACCTTGCTTGAAGCAGGTTCAGGTCACTCCGCCGGGCCTCTTGGGATGGCGGATATTTTTACCGCTTTTTATTTCCACATTTTAAACCACGATCCAAAAAATCCAAACTGGGAGGATCGGGATAGATTGATCTTATCAAACGGACACATCTGTCCTGTCCGATATGTAAGCATGGCATTGTCAGGTTATTTTCCAGTTGAGGAATTGAAAACTTTGCGCAAGATTAACTCCAGACTTCAAGGTCATCCGCACAGAACTTCCCTTCCGGGACTTGAAACCACTTCAGGCCCTTTAGGTGAAGGCTTATCTCAAGCAATAGGAATTGCACTCGCGGGACAACTTGATAATAAAAAGTTTCAGGTTTATTGTCTGACCTCTGATGGCGAACATGAAGAAGGAAATACTTGGGAAGCGGCAATGTTTGCCGGAAAAAACAAGATTAATAATCTTACACAAATTATTGATAGAAATAACATTCAAATAGATGGTTTTACAGAAAATGTTATGCCGCTTGAACCTTTAAAAGCAAAGTATGAGGCGTTCAATTGGGAAGTTCTAGAAGTTGATGGAAATAATATAAGAGCTTTTGTTGATGCTGTAAGGCAAGCCCGGGCAGTTTATGAAAAGCCCACGGTAATTATTGCCCATACGATTCCGGGAAAGGGTGTTGATTTTATGGAAAAAGATTTCCACTGGCACGGAAAGCCACCAAACAGGCAAGAAGCAAAAAAAGCCCTCGATGAACTAAGAACCTTACAAGGAAAAATCCGAAGCGAACACCAGTAGTTTAAATAAAAAAATTTAAAAATCGCCACTTGGCGAGAGCTTTTGGTACTTTTCTCGGAAGAAAAGTACAGGGAAAAATGCTTAATTCGAATTTAAAACTGAATCCGAATATTTTCAATACTGACGTTGAGCAAAGAGCGACGCGGGAAGGTTATGGTAAAGGATTGGTTGAGTTGGGAGAAAAAAATCCTAACGTAGTTGTTCTGACAGCCGATCTTTCGGAATCAACAAAAACAGACGGGTTTGAGAAAAAATTTCCGGAGAGATTTTTTGAATGCGGGGTCGCAGAGCAAAATATGGCGGCGATCGCCGCAGGTCTTGGAATATCAGGCAAAATTCCGTTTATTTCATCCTATGCAACTTTTTCCCCGGGAAAAAACTGGGAAACCATCCGTACTACTATTGTATATAACCGGTCAAATGTAAAAATCGCAGGCCACCACTCTGGAATCGTAACTGGTCCTGACGGTGCAACTCATCAGGCAACAGAAGATATAGCAATTACCCGCGCTTGGCCGGGAATTACGATTTTTGTGCCATGCGATGCTATTGAGGCAAAGAAAACGACAATAACAGCAGGTGAAATCGATGGACCCGTTTATCTAAGATTCACCAGAGACAAAACTCCCGTAATTACGACTGATGAAACTCCATTTGAACCGGGAAGATCCCAAGTTTTTTGGACTTCGGACAATCCTCAAGTCAGTATTTTTGCAATGGGATATATGCTCTATCAAGGACTTTTAGCTGCCAAAGCCTTAGAAGATGAAGGAATAAATTCCCTGGTGGTAAATGTTTCGACCATAAAACCTCTCGATGAAGATAATATTACTGAACTGTCAGAAAAATCTGGCGCTGTCGTGACAGTCGAAGATCATCAGATTATGGGAGGCTTAGGCGGAGCAATTGCTGAGGTTTTGGCAAAGAATAAGCCAACTCCAATGGAATTTATCGGTCTTCAAGATACATTTGCCGAATCAGGAAAACCAAATGAGCTTTTGGGGAAATACAAAATGGACAAGACGGCAATAATCGAAGCAATCAGGAGAGTAATATCTAGAAAATAGTTAATAGACAATAGAAAGTAGTAATGGAAAGTGGAAAGTAGAAAATAGTTGAATCTAACCAGTTTCCACTCTCTAATTTCCGAACCATTTTCCAATTTCTAACAACCAATTTCAACTTTCAAATGAATAATGATTTAATTAATGAACTCAAAGAAACCATAAGGGGTGGCATTGCAACAGACAACGCAACTCTTACGGAATACAGTCACGATGCTTCTCTTTTTGAAGTAAAGCCTCAAATTGTAGTTTTTCCAAAAGATGATGAAGATGTAAAAGCGCTGGTTAAATTTGTTAATGATAACAAAAAGAACAATCCTACTCTTTCTCTTACCGGACGCTCTGCCGGAACAGATATGTCAGGCGGCTCAATTAACGAATCTATTATCGTTGCGTTTGGAAAATACTTTAATCACACGCCGGTTGTAAACGGAAATATAGCAACATCCGAGCCGGGTGTTTTTTATCGTGATTTTGAAAAGGAAACTCTCAAGCATAATTTAATTTTCCCCTCTTACCCTGCCTCGAAGGAACTCTGTGCAATGGGGGGAATATTTAATAATAACGCGGGAGGAGAGAAATCCCTTCGGTATGGCAAAACCGAAGATTATGTAAGGAAAATGAGAGTTGTCTTATCTGACGGAAACGAATATGAACTTAAAGCATTGAATGAAAAAGAACTTGAGAAAAAACTAAATCAAAATGATTTTGAAGGAGAAATCTATAAAAAAATCTATGAACTCATAACTCATAACTACGAGCTTTTGATGAAAGCAAAACCGAATGTAACAAAAAATTCCGCAGGGTATTTTCTTTGGAATGTTTGGGATAAAGAAAAAAAGATATTTGATCTAACCAAACTTTTCGTAGGCGCTCAAGGAACTCTTGGCATGTTTTTAGAAGGCGACTTGGAACTTGTTCCCCTCCATAAACACCGTGATATGTTAATTATTTTTCTTCACGATATGTCCCATCTTGGACAAATCATCAATGAGGTCTTGGAGCTTAAGCCGGAAAGTTTTGAATCCTACGATGGCAATACATTAAAGCTTGCATTGAGATATTTTCCGGAATTTGCAAAACAACTTGGATTTTTGGGAATGATTGAGGCAGGTTTTGCTTTTCTACCCGCATTTTTTGATTTGCTAACGGGCAGAAGTCTTCCCAAGCTTGTCCTTCAGGTTGATTTTACAAGCGATGATTTAGAAACTGTTAAGAAAAAAGTGCAGACACTTCGGGAGAAACTCAAACCCCTTCATCCTGTAACACAAACCGCATTGGAAAACCAAGAAAAAAGATATTGGCTGGTAAGAAGAGAGAGCTTTAATCTACTCCGAAAAAAAATAAGAGACAAGCATACGGCTCCTTTTATTGACGACTTCGTCATAAAACCCGAATACATTGCAGAAGTAGTTCCTCAAGTAACTGATATATTAAAAAAACATCCTGAGTTTATCTTTACCGTCGCAGGACATGTGGGAAACGGAAATTTCCATATTATTCCTTTGGTTGATATAAATAACCCAAATGTCCGAACTGCGATTCCCCAGATTTCTGATCAGGTTTACGAAATTATCGCCAAATATCACGGTTCAATAACCGGCGAGCACAACGACGGGCTTATAAGAACTCCCTATCTTAAACAAATGTACGGAGAAAATATTGTAAAACTTTTTGAAGAAACCAAAAAAATCTTCGACCCTGAGAATATCTTTAATCCCCGAAAAAAAGTCGGTGGCGACCTAGATTATGCGATGAGCCACATCCGAACTAGCTGGTAGTCTAAAATGGGGGGCTTGGAGGCCGGGGAGTTTTTTTCTTCTAACTTTTACTTAATGGTGTATATTTACCGTAAAAGGATTTTTCTGAACTTTTGCTTAGTAATGAGTTCAGTTTTATATCAAGTTGCTCCGGCGTAAGTTTTTGCGTAACACCTATGGCCCCTGTTTCCCTGCTTTTTTTAGCTAGCTTTCTGAAATCATCAATATTGTAGGTAACAATAATTCTTTTTTGTTTTCTTGCAATTTCATAAACATTTCTGTCGCTAATCCCACCTTTATTTAAATCGTGTTTTATGTGTTTAATATTGTATCGACTGTTAATGCGTTTTAAAGATTTTCTTGGGTAGAGCCCTTCATCTAAAAGAAGCTTATGCTTATAGAATTTGAGAGGCATTTTTGTTAATTAAAGTGGCCGCTTCTT